>Snoopy_p1__coassemble_5142_pt1 | contig 3677 bp, 3 predicted proteins | sample Snoopy_p1__metabat2_low_PE_040 | metagenome-assembled genome bin Snoopy_p1 | reverse complement strand
TGAAACTATCATTTCCTATTTTGATAATCACCTGTGGAATGTGGGTATTCAAAAAGTTTTTTAATTCAATCATAGAAGTTCACCTCTTTTTATAAAAGCATGTTAGCGCTAACATAATTATATAATCTGTAAACAAAAAAACAACAGATTACTCAAAGAATGTTTTGTGATTGTATGTGTCATAAACAAACATATATAATATATGTGAAAAGGTATTCCAATTGAATAAAGGAAGGAGAATAGCTATGAAAAAGTCAATTCAATTGTTGGTGGTACTCTGTATTTTTGTAATAACGGGCTGTAAAACAAATAAAGAACGTTATTTATCTATTACAACGAGAGGATATGATAAGAAAGGGAATGTAGTAGTGAATATCTATGAATATTCATTATCTTCTAAGAAAGTGACTAAAAAGTATACTTCTTCTAATCCACTTGGTGTCTACTCTAAATCTAATAATGCTGTATACTATGTTGAAGAAGATAATAGTGGTGATTATCTGTATACTTATGATCTTGATACAAAGAAATCTAAAAAGTTGTCTGGTGGTTTAACCGCAATGAATCAGATTATTCCTATAGATAATAATATCTATGTATTAGGCGTAGAAAAAGGGCAAAGATCACTCAAGCCTTATCGTTATAATATAGAAACAAAGAAGTTCAGTAAGATTAAGGCAGAAGAGGATTTAGATTTTGATCATATGGTCTATGATGTTTTCAATCATGATTTATATCTATGTGCAAGTAATCAAAAAGAAGAAGATCAGGCACTAGAGGAAGCAAATGCGGGTAATGGAAGTAAGTATATTGCACCTAATACGCATATTTATCGTTTGAAGAATAATCAACTCAAACGTATTTATACTACAAATCGCAAGCTAGTCTATAGAATGCTTCCAATGGAAAATGGAAATCTTGCATTTACTGAAAGTGACACCATTCCAGCTTGGAATCCTCAATATCATACATATACATTAGATACAAAAACAAATAAGAAGAAAGCAGGAATTAATCTTGATGAAATTATGGATGTAATACAATATGCTTGTTTTAGTTCTTCTCATCAGATTATTCTTCTTAGCAACAAAGATAAACATCAAGGTATATATACATATGATATTGATTCAGGTAAAACTGAATTATTGTATGAATCTAAAAATGAATTGATTAATAGTTTTGAATTATTAGAATAAACAAAAATACCCACAGCTCTTAACTGTGGGTATTTAGATAATAAAAAAATAGACCTAAGTCTATCTTCTAATCGTATGGAGCGGGTGATGGGAATCGAACCCACGTAGTCAGCTTGGAAGGCTGAAGTTCTACCATTGAACTACACCCGCGAGAATGGTGCCCAGGGCCGGAATCGAACCGGCACGGATTTTAAGGTCCGCAGGATTTTAAGTCCTGTGCGTCTACCAGTTTCGCCACCTGGGCAATATATGAAATGGTGACCCGCAGGCGATTCGAACGCCTGACCCTCTGATTAAAAGTCAGATGCTCTACCGGCTGAGCTAGCGGGTCATATTGGCTGGGGTACCTGGATTCGAACCAGGGAGATGACAGAGTCAAAGTCTGTTGCCTTACCGCTTGGCTATACCCCAAGAAGATGGTGGAGGAGGGCGGATTCGAACCACCGAACCGAAAGGAACTGAGTTACAGTCAGCCGCGTTTAGCCACTTCGCTACTCCTCCATCATGGTGCCGGCTAAAGGACTTGAACCCTCAACCTACTGATTACAAGTCAGTTGCTCTACCAATTGAGCTAAGCCGGCATTTAAAAAAATGGTGGAGGTTAACGGGCTCGAACCGCTGACCCTCTGCTTGTAAGGCAGATGCTCTCCCAACTGAGCTAAACCTCCATCGCTTGGTGCCTATTTATATTATCATCTACTTTTTAATAAGTCAATAAAAAAAAGAAAAAATTAAAAAAAAAAGAAAAAATTAAAAAAAAGAAACGATCAAGATAGATCGTTTCCTATTAATATCCAGGTTTACCTAATAGTTTAAACATATTTTTCTTATAAACTTCAACACCAGGTTGATTGAATGGATTAACACCTAATAAATAAACAGACATTGCACATGATTTTTCAAAGAAATAAACCATGTAACCAAAACTATATGCATCCATTTTATCTAAAGTAATTAATATATTTGGAACATTACCTGTATTTACATGGGCATCAACAGTTCCTTGGCAAGCTTTTTTATTTACAAAATCAACAGATTTTCCAGCTAGATAATTTAAACCATCTAAATCATCTTTATCATTTGGAATAATCATATCACCCATTGGCTCATTAATTTGTAAAATTGTTTCATATAATACTTTAGAACCTTCTTGAATAAATTGACCTAATGAGTGTAAATCAGTTGAAAAAGTAGCACTAGTAGGTAAAATTCCTTTTTCTTCTTTACCTTCAGATTCACCATATAATTGTTTCCACCATTCAGCAACCATAGCTAATTGCAGTTCATAAGTTACAAACATTTCAGCACTATATCCAGCTTTGTGTAAAATTTGACGTGCAACACCATATTTATATGCATCATTTTGATCTAAATCAGGGTTACTATATTTACTCATTGCATCATTAGCACCTTTTAACATTTCATCAATATCAATACCAGCCATTGCAATAGGGAATAGTCCAACTGGAGTTAATACTGAATAACGACCACCTACATCATCAGGAATTACAAAAGTCGTATAACCTTCTTCAGTTGCTAAAGTTTTTAATGCTCCACGCGCTTTATCAGTTGTTGCAACGATTCTTTCTCTTGCACCTTCTTTACCATATTTAGCTTCACACATTTCTTTAAAAATTCTAAATGCAATTGATGTTTCAGTAGTAGTACCTGATTTTGAGATTACGTTAATTGCAAAATCTTTACCTTCAATATATTCAGCAACTTGTTTAATATAGTTAGATGAAAAAGTATTTCCTACATAAATTATTTCTACTTTGTTTTTAGGATATAAACCATTAATTGCTTCAATAGCAGCACGTGCTCCTAAATAAGAACCACCAATTCCACAAACTAGTAATACATCAGTCTTTTCTTTCAAATTAGCAGCAGTTTTTTTAATTAATTCTACTTCAGCTTTATCATAATTTTCTGGTAATTCAACCCAACCCAAAAAATCATTACCAGCTCCTGTCTTGTTATGAATCATATCATGAATTTCTTTAACAGTATCTTTGTATGATTCTAAGTTTTCATTTAATTTTGCTTTTGATAAATCTAATGTAATCATTTTAATTTTCCTCCGTAATTCCTTGTTTAAGCCATTTTTCCATAGCTTTAGCTAATGGTGCAAAACCATTAGGCGTTTCAACGATTGAACGTCTAGGATTTTTATAGTAGACACGTTTATTCCGCCTGCGATATCGATTATCAATGGCCTTTAAACTCAATTTAGCGTGGTTAGTTTCATCATCAAAATCAATTATTTTAACTTTAATAAATTCACCAACTTTTACAAAGCTATCAATACTTTTGACAAATTTATCAGATATTTCGGAAATATGAATCAATCCTGTTGAATTATCTGGTAAACTTGCAAAAGCACCATAAGGCTGTATACCTGTAATTTTAACATCAACGATATCTCCGCGTTTTACTTTTGAGACCATTTATAATCACTCCTTGCTTTAATATTATAACATA
>Snoopy_p1__coassemble_1908_pt1 | contig 7885 bp, 6 predicted proteins | sample Snoopy_p1__metabat2_low_PE_040 | metagenome-assembled genome bin Snoopy_p1 | reverse complement strand
TGTCCATTTTCTATAATCGAAAAATCATAATTTACACAAAATATTTTACACTATCAATAAGTGTTGTAGAATGAATAATTCATACATACAATGTATTTAAAATTTCACATCATTGCGACAATCACTTTTTTCATCTTATGCAAAAAGATGCTTTTAGAAGATAATAAGTGTATGATGCCTTCTAGGGGGTTAAAGATATGGATTTAGCTATTTCACTTGCTACACAAATTGGAGCTTTATTTATTATGATAGGAGTAGGATATGTACTGATTAAAACAGATATATGTACAATATCAGAATCAAAACTTTTATCACAGATTGAATTATATGTTTCTGCACCTTGTGCAATCATCAATTCGTTCCAGATTGACTTAACAGCAGAAAAGTTAAAAGGTTTCTTACTGTCTATTGGTGCAGCTATTCTTGTACATATTATTTATTATATACTTGCTAAGATACTCACAAAAAAATGTCATTTTAATGCGATTGAATCAATGTCCATCATGTATCCTAACTGTGGAAACTTGATTCTTCCTCTTGTTTCTATCGTATTAGGGAACGAAATGGTTTTCTATTGTTCAGGTTATAAATTAGTGGCGAAAAACCCATAGGCTTGCCTATGGGTTGAAAGCTACATAATTTTCACTTAAGTTTTGTATAGAGTAGATGTATAATGTATGTATAAAAACAGCAGGGACTTTTTAATCAATGGTAAGATCAAAATCAAATAATGTTCAAGTAAACATATCTATTCTTATGGAATGGAAAATAGAGCTTGAAAACCTTGCACGTATCTATTCTGTTGAGGAAGGCGAGACTATTACACTTCTTGACCTTATGCGTAGAGGTATTCAGGAAAAATATCACAGTGCTTCACATTGTAAATATCTAATACAATATCATATCATACGGTGTCCTAAATTCATATTTCCGGTTTTAAAAGGTAATGTTAAAGATGCTTTAAAACAGATATTACAGAAAATTTGTAACGATTATAATTATCATATAAAATCACTTGAAGTAATGCCAGACCATATACATATTTTCATAGATGTGCCACAGACTGTCGCTCCTTATGCGATGTGGCTAGAACTCTTAAAAGTATCAGCGCTATCGAATTATTTAAAGCGTATCTGCAACTTAAAAAGTTCTATGCAGGATGTGGAACTTTATGGCCAGGAGGGTATTTTGTCTCAACTGTAGAACGCATAAGCGAAGCTGCAGTAATTAAGTATATCGAGGAACAAAAAGATGATAAGTCACGAAGAATACAAAAAGGCTCTAAAACAATTTCATAAGCTTTCTGATAGACATATTCTAGCTGCTGAAACTGATATGTCTTCTTATGATATACAAAAAGTTGTAAAGCTTTCGGATAAGATCAGAAAAGCGGGTAACGAACTCGTAGGTCTTATGAGAAAGAATTATGACCATCTTATGCGTACCAAGAGATATCGTAAGCTGCTTAAATTGTATGGCTCTACGGAAGACAAGAAAAAACGTAAACATTTTGCTGGACAGCTCAATGAAATGCAAAAGCAGTATGACGTTACCTGGGATTTTTGTAGAAAATCAATGATATTTATTGGCAAGAAGTATAATGTAGATGCGGTTTTTGCCCTTACTAAAGCCGAAGATATTTGGCGTGGCATGGAAAAATGTTTATATGGTAATGGTAATATCTTACATTTCTCTAAATATGGAGACCTGCCTTGTATAAGGGCAAAACAGATGAATCGTGGTATCCGTATATTCGTTAAGGATAATAAGTTACAGTTCAAACTTGGCAGGACGGTATTTGGAATAAAGATTAATGATAGATTTCAGACAGATGAAGTGAATGCAATATTGGATTATCTTGCTGAACCTGAGATCATGAATAATAAGGCTGTGCAGACACTTATGGATGAAGCGTACTGTATTGATACATATAGACCCTGCTATGCTACGCTTGTTCCTAAGATGATAAGAGGGAAATACAGAGTATATCTGCATCTTACTATTGAGGGTAAGGCAAAGCCAAAATATGATAGATTTGGCAGTCCAAGACATAAATATGGCAAAGGAATGATCGGTGCTGATATTGGTACACAGACTGTTGCTTATACATCTGATACTGAGGTGGGCTTGAAGAATCTTTCAGAGCGTGGCAACAGTATTCAGACTTCTGAGAGAAAAGAACGGCTGCTTTATCGTGCTATGGACAGGTCAAGACGTGCAACTAATCCGCAAAATTATAATGATGATGGTACTGTTAAAAAAGGTCGCAAGACTTGGAGATATTCTAATCATTATAAGAAGCTGAAATCAAAGCACTCTGAACTTTGTCGCATCAATGCCATAAACAGACAGCTTGCAATAAATGAAGACGCTAATCATTTAAGAAGTCTTGGAGATGTATTTATCACAGAACCCAAAAATGCAGGCAGGCTTATGAGACGAGCCAAAGAAACTACGGTCAATAGCAAAGGCAAGTTTAATAGGAAAAAGCGTTTTGGCAAGTCTATAAAGAATAGATGTCCTTCTGGGTTTCAAACTGCTGTAGAACAGAAATTCAAGGTATCAGGTGGTATATATATTGAAGTATCTAATGATTACAGAGCAAGTCAATATGACCATACTGTTGATGACTATATTAAAAAGAGACTATCTGACCGAATGTATAAGCTGCAAGATGGTATTGAGGTACAACGAGACTGGTATTCATCATTCCTATTATACTGTTACGATTACAGAACCAAAGATATAGATAAAAACAAATGTATTTCTGAATTTGATAAGTGTTACAGCAAAGAAAAAGCCCTAATCGAATGGATTAAGGCTAACGAGATCAAGGTATTAAATAGCGGAATTAAGATAGCGTAAAACATATTCAGGGAGATTGACTATACTTCCTTACGAAAGTAGAAATTTACCGTTAATGTGGTCGCTGGACTGCTTGGTAATGAAAGTTCTGATTCAAATAGATTTACACTTGTAACTCCAAAGTCTGAAAATGATGTACGATTACAAGCTACACTTGGCAATCAGAACCCCAAAGGCTTGCCCGTGGGAGTAGTCAGATGATTGTACAGACTTTATTATTGTGGACACATTGTAAGTTCATTATTAGTGAAGATACACACTTTGATTTAAAGAAGATTTTATTGAACATCAACATGATTGCGATTGCAGCAGGTATCATTATGTTCTTCTTACAGATTAAATTACTTACGATGTTTCAGAGTGCTGTATCTGGTATGGGCAGCTTAATGGGACCATTAAGTATGTTTGTAGTAGGAATGTTACTTGCTGGTATGAATATGAAGGAAGTCTTTACCAATGTCCGTGCTTATGTCGTATGTTTCCTTCGTTTAGTTGTATTCCCAGCAATTATTTTATTAGTTTTTATTTTTACAGGCGTGACAAAACTATTCCCAAGTGCATCACAGGTATTAATGATTTCATTACTTGCAGCCAGTGGTCCTGCAGCTTCTACTGTGACTCAGTTTGCGCAATTATATGATAATCATGCTTTTGAAAGTTCAGTTATTAACGCATTATCTGTTCTTTTATGTATTATTACTATGCCAATCATCAATATCGTCTATACGTTTTTGTTGTAAAATATAAAAACAACGTGCATAATAGTGAATATAAGGAGGGCCATAATGTCACAAACTACGAAACGCGCTATTGAAGCGTCATTGAAACATTTATTATTAAAGAAGCCTCTTGATAAGATCACTATTAATGATATTGCAGAAGACTGTGGTATCAGCCGTATGACTTTCTATTATCATTTCCAGGATATTTATGATCTCGTAGAATGGTCATGTATTCAGGATGCTGAAGAAGTATTACAGGGCCATAAAACATCTAATACATGGGAAGAAGGTCTCTATGCACTCTTTGGTGCTATCTTAGACAACAAACCATTTGTCACTAATGTTTATCGTTCTGTTAGTCGTGAACATGTAGAAACATATCTTTATAGAATTGTATATAAGTTATTAAAGGATGTTGTAGATGAACAGGCTGTAGGAATGAATGTCAGAGAAGATGACAAAGAGTTCCTTGCGAATTTCTATAAGTATTCTTTTGTCGGTCTTACATTAGAATGGATCAATAATGATATGCGACAGGACCCAGAACTTATTATCCGTAAACTAGATAAAGCAATCAAAGGAAACATCAAAGCGGCCTTAAAACGCTATGAAACCTTTTAAACAAAAACACTATAATGTATAAAAAATAAACATCTTGTATGGGATGTTTATTTTTTTATATTTTATTTTTTCTATACTATGAGGATAGGGGGGGATTGCCATGGATTTATTTGTGAAGCCAAGAAAAAGAGAAAACATTGATGCACATAATGCATATATATTAGGAAGTGACTTTACTAGCTTAGTGACTGCCTGTTATTTATTGAGAGATGGTTCATTAAAGGGTGAACATATTCATATTATTGATTCAGTAGATTCATTCCATCATTATGAGCCTTATCTTTCCTTTGTAGATAATCGTAGTCTCTATTTATGGGATATATTACGTTCTATACCTTCTATAGAAACAGAGGGACTCACTGTTTTAGATGAAATGACTTATTTAAATCATGATGCACCTATGAAGACTATTCATAATATACAATTAAGTGTTCAATTAATATCAGAACTAGTTCATTTCTTCTTTACTTCAGATGAACAATTAGAAGGTAAACAGGTTAAAGATGTATTCAGTCAGGACTTTATGGAATCTGATTTCTACTATTATTGGCATGCTTTATTTCCAGTCAATGATGCTTATTCTTTTAAAGTAACATTACATCGCTATATGCATATATTGACCTCGCACAGCATGATTTCTCCTAAGTACTGCATGTATGAATCAGTGATTGTACCTATTATAGAATATCTAGAGGCACATCATATAGTCTTCCATTTCAATACTGAAGTGACTCATATAGAAATAGAAGACGATAAAGCCACTGCTTTTACAATTAAGAGTGAAGGTATGGAAGAAACTATAGATCTGACAAATCAGGATCTTCTATTTATTCATACAAGTCAAAGTAAAGATTCTATAGCCCATGCAGTCATTACAACTCATGATGAGAAAATCATCCATTACCTAAGAAATATACTTCAAATAGATCCACTTTCTGGTGAAGATATTACAGGTGGTGTGATTCCAATTAATGAATCAGCCTGGGAACTCAACTGGACAATACCAAGACAGCCTTACTATAAGAACCAGAAAGAGAATGAATGTGTCATTCTACTTCATGGATTACATCCAGAGAAAACAGGTGATTATGTAGAAAAGTCTATGCTAGAAAGTAAAGGCTATGAGATATGTGCAGAATGGCTTTATCACTTGGGTATTCCACAGAATAAAATCAATGAACTCTCATTGATGTCTGCTTCTACCGTTCCTTACACTCATACTAGTACTCATTGTGAAGCACACGTCAATGGATTAAATTATGCTTATATAGGTGAAGGAGTTTCATTACCTTATGAATATCCAGGAAGCTTAGATTATCTTGTGCATACCGCAATGAATGCAGTGTATAGTTTATTACATATCACTAGAAGTATTCCATCTTATCGTTATTCTATTGAAGACTATTTAAGTGTCTTCTCATCTTTATATGGTGATGAGACATTCATGGAAACTCAGTCATTCACAAAACGTCTTGTCTTAAAAGAGTTATTAAAAAGAATAGAGGGATCTGATCTAGAAGCCCTATTAAAGGAATATAAGTTCTTCTAGATAATATGAAAGTAAGAATCTCATTATGAGGTTCTTTTTTTGTGCGACAGGCAGTTGATTATATGTCATGTCAACAGGGGCATGCATGCAAAAACTTAAAGAACTAGATATAGCGTTCTGTACAAAAGAGAAATTAAAGAAAGTGGACTATTCTTTATCAAGATAGCCCAATCATAAATTAAATAAATAGTAAACTGGTAAGCCGTATGCATTAATAGTGCACGTACGGTTTGATAAGGGGCTAGCCTACTTTCTTAGGTGCTCAAGTTCATCGGAATGGTTGGACAACCCCGTCGGAATTTTACGAAAATGGCTAGTTGGTCAAGAGCATCGGAACACTTGGTCACCCTAATCGGAATGAGTGATCAACTAAAGTGGAATAATCAACACCCTATCCTATATTTAACAGAATTATAAAAAAGCGAATATACTTATAATCAGCCCCATAGTAAAAAATCCAGTTCATTTTCAAAGAAAAGAAATGATCGTGGCAGAAAATATTTATCTGAAACAAGAATCAAATCATCTATTTTAGAAGTATCAAATGAACAACAAAGAGAAATAGATAAAGCTATTGAGGAATATAATAAAAGAATGGAAAACCAATTATTAGTAAAATATTTCTAAAAAAATTACTTTGAATAATTCTTAATAAATATGTATAATAATGATGTAAGGAGAAAATCTAAGTAACTGAATATATTAACTGTTGTGTTTGAATGTGCTCATAGAGGAATGTTAAAATGAACACATCAAATATCAAAAATTATAAGCCAAAAGATTTTGCTGAACTTTTAGGTGTTTCTGTTAAGACATTACAACGTTGGGACAGAGAAGGTACTTTAAAGGCAAACCGAACTCTAACTAATAGGCGTTATTACACATATGATAAGTATCTACAATTCAAAGGTATGAATATTGAAAATGATAAACGTAAGGTGGTTATTTATGCCAGAGTGTCTACAAAGAATCAAAAAGATGATTTACAAAATCAAGTTGCATTTTTAAGATAGTTTTGTAATGCAAAAGAATTATTTTAGACCAGTGTACTGAAGATTATGTAAACCGTGTAACGATTTATTAGACGAAGTAATAGAAAAAATCAAAACTATAATTTGAATACCCTAAACCACAGGTTAATGAAAATTAAATTTTATTAACACCTATAAATCGGCGTTCATGAAGCTGAACTTGATGCATGAATTTTCCATTTATTCTATAATTAGATTAGAAATCAGATGAAGAACTCATGCAGAATATTATTTCAATACTTCATGTGTTCTCCTGCAGGTTGCAAAGGGCTTTGTAAGTATAAAAAACAGATAGAAAGGGATGAGGAAATTGCTGAAGAGCTTCAAGACGGAAATAAATCCGACAGAGGAGCAGAAAGTCAAGATTCGTAAAACAATAGGTACTTGCAGATTTATCTATAATTTCTATCTTGCTCATAATAAGGAGCTTCATGAAAATGGGGAAAAGTTTATGAGCAGCAGCCAGTTCAGAGTATGGCTCAACAATGAGTATCTTCCTAGCCATCCAGAATGTTCCTGGATCAAGGAAGCTTATTCAAAATCGGTAACACAGGCAGTAAATAACGGACAGATCGCATTTAAAAGATTCTTTGATCACAAGAGCGCCTTTCCAAAATTTAAGAAGAAAGGCAGATCTGATGTGAAGATGTATTTTGTAAGGAATAATCCAAAAGATTGCTTTTGTGAAAGACACAGAATCAAGATTCCTTCACTTGGCTGGGTACGCATCAAAGAGAAAGGATATATTCCAACTACAAAAGATGGATACGTAATTAAGAGCGGTCATGTCTCAATAAAGGCTGACAGATACTACGTTTCAGTTCTTGTGGAAATCCTAGACAAAGCGATAGCCAGTCATTCCAGTAAAGGAATTGACATTGACCTTGGATTAAAGGACTTTGCGATTGTCTCTAATGGAAAAGCTTATAAGAACATCAATAAATCTGCAAAATTAAAGAAGCTTGAAAAAAGGCTTATTCGAGAACAGAGAAGTCTTTCTCGAAAGTATGAAAATCTAAAGAAAGGAGGGTCCACTCAAAAGAGAAATATACAGAAACAAAGGCTTAAGATACAGAAGCTTCATCAGAGAATCGACA
>Snoopy_p1__coassemble_1038_pt1 | contig 12764 bp, 10 predicted proteins | sample Snoopy_p1__metabat2_low_PE_040 | metagenome-assembled genome bin Snoopy_p1 | reverse complement strand
GGAGGAAATCATGAAAGATATACTTGGTGGTGTTTGTGCACCAATTGGATTTAGCGCAAATGGTATTCATGCAGGAATGAGAAAGAATAAATCTAAGAAGGATTTATCTCTTATTGTGAGTGAAGAGTTATGTACAGCAGCTGCAACATATACACAAAATAAAGTAAAAGGTGCTCCTTTGACAGTTACAAAGCAGCATTTAAAGAATGGGCGTGCAAGAGCAATTATCTGTAACTCAGGTAATGCGAATACATGTAATTCAAATGGTATTGAGCTTGCGAATGAAGTATGTGCTTTAGCTGCAAAGGAATTAGGTTTAAAGGAAGATGATATTATTGTCGCTTCTACTGGTGTTATTGGGCAGCCTATGTCTATTGATCCTTTTAAAGCTCATATGAAAGAACTTGTAAAGGGATTAAATGTAGATGGGTCTCATGATGCATGTTATGGAATCATGACAACTGATACACAGCCTAAAGAATATGCAGTAGAGTTTAAATTAGGTAATGCTAAATGTCATATTGGGGCTATCGCAAAGGGTTCTGGTATGATTCATCCAAATATGGCAACAATGCTTGCCTTTGTAACAAGTGATGTAGCTATTTCTAAAGAATGTTTAGAAGCAATGGTACATGAAGTTGTAGATGATACATTTAATATGGTCAGTGTTGATGGGGATACATCTACTAATGATATGTTATGTGTATTGTCAAATGGTATGGCACAAAATAATAAGATTGTCTTAAAGGATCAGTCTTATAATATTATGAAGGATGCGTTATATCATATCTGTGAACAATTATCTCGTGGTATTGCGAAAGATGGTGAAGGAGCAACTAAACTGCTTACATGCAATGTCAAGAACGCGAAGACATTACAGGATGCCAAGATTGTCGCAAAGAGTGTAATCACTTCTACTTTATTTAAAGCAGCGATGTTTGGTAGAGATGCGAATTGGGGTCGTATCTTATGTGCTATTGGTTATTCTGATGCTGATCTAGACATCAACAAAGTATCCGTGACATTAGCTTCACCTGCAGGAGATATTCATGTTTGTGAGAAGGGCATGGGTGTTATCTTTGATGAAGAAAAAGCATTAAAGGTCTTATCTGAAGATGAAATTGATATTAATATTGATTTGAATGATGGAATATGGGATGCAACAGCATGGGGCTGTGATCTAACTTATGATTATGTAAAAATTAATGGGGAATATAGAACATAATGGAAGAAAGAGAAATATATCGAGCAAAAATCTTATCTGAAGCTGTTCCTTATTTACAGGAATACAATGGTAAGACAGTAGTAGTAAAATATGGTGGAAATGCGATGATCAATGAAGAATTGATGAACAATGTCATTTCTGATATATGTCTAATGACTTTAGTTGGTATTAATGTGGTATTGGTTCATGGTGGGGGCCCTGAAATCAATAAGGCATTAAAACGTTCTGGTATAGAATCAAAGTTTATTAATGGGTTACGTTATACTGATGAAGAAACAATTGATATCGTACAGGAAGTATTAGCCGGTAAAGTCAATAAGAATCTTGTAAAGCTAATAATGAATGGGGGAGGCCGTGCAGTAGGTCTTTGTGGTATTGATAATAAGTTATTAGAGGCGAAGAAGATAAAAGACGAATTAGGTTATGTAGGCACTGTTACACAGGTAAACAATGAAATCATTAAGGATGCAATCAAGAGTGGATATATTCCAGTTATTGCGTCTATCGCAATGGATGATGAAGGTCATAGTTATAATGTGAATGCAGATTATGCAGCAGCAGCTATTGCAGATAGTCTAGAAGCAGAAAACCTGATTGTGGTTAGTGATATTCCTGGTTTATTAAGAGATCCTCATGATGAAAAGACATTGATTCCAGAGGTATCTATCCAGGATGTAGAAAACTTAAAAGCAGAAGGTATTATTGCAGGAGGTATGATTCCTAAAGTGGATTGTATTACTCATGCATTAAAAGGCAATATGTCAAAAGCAGTCATTATTGATGGTCGTATTCCACATTCTATTCTTATTGAAATATTATCTAAGGATGGTAGTGGTACACTATTCACAAGATAACAGAGTTACATCTGTTATCTTTTTTTTACCTCTAAAATAGTATATTATTAAAGATAAGGAAGGGTGAAACGATGAAAAGATTATTATGCTTATTATTATGTAGTATATTGTTTGTGGCATGTGGTACTACAAAAGAGGCAAAAAAGAAAGATACTGCAGTAGTAGAGAAACAAAAGAAAAAGGAAGCTAAGAAATTAGAAGAACAAAAGAAGAAGGAAGAAGCTAAGAAACTAGAAGAACAGAAACAAATAGAAGAACAGAAGAAATTAGAAGAACAGAAAAAACTAGAGGAACAGAAAAAAGCTGAGGAAGCTAAAAGACAGGAAGAAGTAAAAAGACAACAGGCACCTGTTGCCATAAATAATAATGTGGTAGCTATTGATGCAGGACATCAGGCGAGAGGTAATTCACAATTGGAACCTATTGGTCCTGGTGCTTCAACACAAAAGGCTAAGGTCGCAGGTGGAGCAACAGGAACTGCCACACGTATTCCTGAATACCAGACAACTCTTAATGTGAGTTTGAAACTAAGAGATGTTTTACAGTCTAGAGGGTATAAGGTTGTCATGATTCGTACAACGAATGATGTAAATATTTCTAATAGAGAAAGAGCTGAAATGGCTAATAATGCAGGTGCTGGTGCTTTTATTAGATTACATTGTGATGGTATTGGTAATAGCGGTGTCACTGGTGCAAGTGTACAGGAACCAGCTAATGGAAATCCTTATATGAGTGCAGGTAATGTGTCTGCTTCACAATCTTTAGGAAGAACAGTACTGAATCATTATTGTAGTACAACAGGTATTAGAAATAGAGGAATGGCAGCACGTAATGATTTAAGTGGAATCAACTGGTGTAAGACACCTGTATGCTTACTTGAGATGGGATTCATTTCTAATGGTGATGAAGATAGAAAGTTAAACAACAGTGATTTCCAGCAGAAAATTGCGGAAGGTATTGCGAATGGTATTGACGCTTATTTTGGTCGATAATAATTGCATTTATGCCTATTAACTGTTTATAATGTTTTTTAGTAAGGTTATCCTTAGAGGATAACCTTGAATTTTAGAGTATATTCCTATGTATTTAGTAGGAACTAGAGGTGAAACAATGGATAACATTAAAGCGATAGAACGTAGTATTATTACAAACTTTAGAAAACCTTTATGGCGTAGATTTATTAAGGGTATTCAGGATTATGAACTCATTGAACCCGGTGATAAGATTGCGGTATGTATTTCAGGTGGGAAGGATTCAATGCTTCTTGCGAAGCTATTACAGGAATTACAGAGACATGGTAAGTTTCATTTTGATTTAGAGTTCATTTGTATGGATCCAGGTTATAATCCTGCCAATAGAAAACTGATTGAAGAGAATGCGGAAAAGCTAGGTATTCCTATTCAGTTCTATGAATCAGATATATTCAATGTCGTACATGGAATAGAAAAGAACCCTTGTTATTTATGTGCAAGAATGCGTAGAGGGTTCTTATATAATAGAGCACAGGAATTAGGGTGTAATAAGATTGCGTTAGGCCATCATTATTCAGATGTCATAGAAACAATATTAATGGGTATGATGTATGGGGCTCAGGTCCAGACTATGATGCCAAAACTTCATAGTAAGAACTTTAAAGGTATGGAATTAATCCGTCCTATGTATTTGATTCATGAAGAAGATATTATTGCCTGGGCTGAGAAGTTTAATTTAAAGTTCTTACAGTGTGCATGTCGTTTTACAGAAGAGTCTGAAGCACGTGGAGAAATTGAACATACATCTAAACGTGCAGAAACAAAGAATCTGATTAAAGAATTAAGAAAGATTAATCCTAAGGTAGAACAGAATATCTTTAAGAGTGTAGAGAATGTCAATCTTAAAACAATTATTGCCTATACTGACTGGGATGAATCAAAGAAGAGTTTCTTAGATTTCTATAAGGAGCAGGAATAATGGATGATCAGTTTACAAGATTAAGATGGGTAGCAGGTAATGAGTCTATTGATATCATGAAGACTAAACATGTTGCAGTGTTTGGCTGTGGTGGTGTTGGAGGCTATGTCATTGAAGGATTGGTTCGTTCTGGTATAGGAACAATTGATGTATTTGATCATGATACAGTGGATATCACAAATCTCAATAGACAGATCATTGCCTTACATTCTACAGTAGGTAAGAAGAAAGTAGATATTATTAAAGAACGTATGTTAGATATTAATCCAAATTTAAATATAAATACGTTTGATACATTTTATTTACCAGAGAATGCTGATACAATAGATTTATCTCAATATGATTATGTAATTGATGCAATTGATACAGTAACTGCAAAGATAGAATTGATTAAGAGATGTACAGAATTGAATGTACCTATTATCTCTTCTATGGGTACAGGAAATAAGCTTGATCCAACTCATTTACAGATTACTGATATTTATAAGACAAAGATTGATCCTCTTGCGAAAGTAATGAGAAGAGAATTAAAAGCAAGAAGAATTAAGAAGTGTTTAGTTGCTTATTCAGATGAGATTCCTGCAAAGACAGGACAGAGAACACCAGGTAGTAGTGTATTTGTGCCAGCAAGTGCAGGATTAATGATTGCAGGATATGTGTTTCAATCATTGATAGGAGGATAATAGTATGGCTAAAGTTGCAGTTTTAATGGCAGACGGTTTTGAAGAAGTAGAAGCCTTAGGTGTAGTAGATATCTTAAGACGTGCAGAGGTGGATGTAGACACTGTTTCTATTAAAGAGGAGCAGGTTGTCATTTCTTCTAGAAACATTCCTGTACGTGCCGATAAGACACTTACAGACATGGATTATTATGATATGATTGTGATTCCTGGAGGAGCAGGTGCATGGACCTTAAGAGATGATGATCGTATTATTTCACTCATTAAGAAATATGATCATGAAGAAAGATATATTGCAGCTATATGTGCAGGACCTATGGCTCTAGGTAAAGCAGGTGTAATCACTAATAAGAAAGTCACTTCTTATCCAGGAGAAGAAATAGAAAGTTATTTAAAAGCAGGTAAATATGTTGAAGAAGAAGTGGTTGTAGATGGTCATATTATTACAAGTAGAGGACCGGCCACAGCATTTGCATTTGCCTATAAACTTTTAGATGTATTAGGTATTGATTCATCAAGTCTTAAGCATGGAATGTTGTATGATTTATACAGATAGCCTTTGTGCTATCTTTTTTTATTTAGGTAAAAAAAACGATCCCGAAGGATCGTAGTATTTAATATGGTGACCGGTACGGGATTCGAACCCGTGAATGCATGCGTGAAAGGCATGTGAGTTAACCGTTTCTCCAACCGGCCAGCGGAATTGAGTATATCATAGGAGAAACGAATACGTCAATAGTTATTTTGACATTTTGATAAAGAAAATGCTGAAATTTTTTTGTCTTTAAAAGTAAACTTAATTTGTATATTCTTCTCTTTATATTTATAGGTTATTGTACCTTTTCCGTTATTGTAATGGTTAGAAGTAGGAGAAGAATAAGTATGCTTTACTGTAGAATAATCAGTTCCAACAGTAATACTATTCTTAAGTTTATACTTCTTAGTAAAGAGAGTGATTGTTTGGATTTTTCCATCCTTTTCTGAATATTGAATATTAGAATCAAATAAAGCATCTGACATCTTTGATGCACTCACACCAGGATAGACCTCTTTATTCTTATAAATGATTGTATAGTCCTTTATATCAGTTTGAGCACTACATGCACATAATAAGAGACATAGTAATAATAGTATCTTCTTCATATGTATACCTCCTTGTCTTTATATTAGAACTTTAATAAGAAATTGCAAGAGAAGTTTGACAGGGAGTAACTACCGTCTAGTACAGTAAATGTAGGAGGTATTCGTTATGGAATATGTAAAATTAAATAATGGCATAGAAATGCCACTCATCAGTTTTGGAGTCTATCAGATTCCTAAAGAAGATACTAAGAGATGTGTCTTAGATGCAATTAAGTCAGGATATAGAGGCATTGATACGGCACAGAGCTATTTCAATGAAAGTGAAGTAGGAGATGCGATTGTGGAATGTGGTGTACCTAGAGAAGAACTCTTTATTACTACTAAAGTGTGGATTGATCATTATGGTTATGAAGAGTGTAAGGCTTCAGTAGAAGAATCATTAAGAAAACTAAAAACAGATTATTTGGACTTATGTTTGCTTCATCAGCCTTTTAGTGATTATTATGGTGCTTATCGTGCTTTAGAAGAGTTATATGCGGAAGGTAAAATTAAAGCAATTGGTGTTTCTAATTTCTATCCTGATCGTTTGACAGATATTTGTATGTTTGATAGAAAGGTTATTCCTGCAGTGAACCAGGTAGAAGTCAATCCTTTTAATGCACAATGGTGTGCTCAGGAAAACATGGAAAAACATGGTGTAAAAATGGAAGCATGGGCCCCATTTGGTGAAGGAAGAAATAATCTATTTACTAATGAAACATTAGTTTCTATTGGTAAGAAATATAATAAGAGTTCTGCCCAGGTTATGTTGAGATGGCTTGTTCAAAGAGGTGTTATTGTTGCTTGCAAGTCTACTCATATTGAAAGAATGCAGGAAAATATCAATGTCTTTGATTTTGAATTAACAGAAGAAGACATGAATTCTATTAAAACATTAGATACTAGTAATAGCTTATTCTTCTCTCATAATGATCCTAATATGGTTGAATGGTTCGACAAGATTGTGAAAGAAAGAAGAGTAAATGAAGATTGTAGAAAAGAAGATAAGAAGTGGTAGCTAAAAAGACTTCAATTGAAGTCTTTTTTAACGGATGTTATGTTTTGATATCATCTTTTGAATGAATACAGGTATAAAGAATTCTATCACAAATGAAGAAGCATAGAATAATGCAATATGAATTATTGTGATAGGCATGATTAATGGAATAATCATCATCTTTATTGTGAAAATCATAATCACTTCTAGAAGAATCCATACAAATGTACCTAAAATTAATGCGTTTTTCAAGTATGTGCGATAGAAGCTGTGATCTATTCTCTTAGTTGTTAAACCCATGTTATAGAGATAGTCTCTTGTCTGTTTCTCTTCTCTTAAAATGAGATACTTAAGGTAAAAATAGAAACCATACAATAATATAAAGACAACTGCAATGAATTGTATTAGTACTTTCTTGTTGTTATTGATAAGAGAATTAATTGCATCATTATCTACAAATGCACCCTCTACCTTAAAACCTAATCTTTCTAATTCATTCTTTACCTGATTGATATTCTTAAGACTATCTACTCTTAATGTATAAGCATCTGGACGCCATGGTGTTTTCATGATGATATCATCTACATCATTCATAGTATAATTTTCAGGAAGAACATTTTCAAATGTTATAAAACCTTCTTCGAGGTGAGTATCCTCTATACTATAAACGACAACACTTTCTTTGGCTTTAAAAGTTTCCATATGAGGTGCTATACAGTCTCTAGGAATGTAAACATATGGATTTCCTGTACCGACACTATTTGTACTTATAGCTGATCCTGGTTTTAAAATTCCTCTCACAGGTAGATTCATATAGACAAGTTTAACACAAGGTGTGTTGATATCGACCCACTCATCACCATCAGATGATGTTCCCATTTGAGAAATACCAGAAGCATTATAGACAGGTATTGGAACCCATAATCCTATTTTTAACTTCTTGATATTAATATCTTCTAGTCTAAGGTTATTTTCTTCTAAGAAAGCTTCCATTTTTTCGCTGCTTAAATAGACACCTTTATTATCAGCATGTTTAATAGTGATGTTTGTATAATCATCCCTGCTATCATAAGTTTGAAGCATAAAGATAGATGAACTACCATTCATATGACCATCAGATAGTGATATCTGATCATAGTTATTTTCTGTTGCACCATTCATATCATCCGTCCATTCTGAGAAGGTGCTATAGTGAACATCATATCCCCATGTAAGGCGTTCTATGTGACTGACACTTTTAATCTTATTATAATCCTGTTGACTCAGAGGTGTTTTTCCAGAATAGTATGTATAATAATCATTCTTATATTTTTCTTTGTAGACAACAAGGTCTCTAGAAGCAACAGAATTAATTTTGTCTTCATAAGAAGCACTATATGTTCCATAAATATTATAACTATAAGCACATATAATCATTGTGAAAGCAATAAGTATATTCATTACTGTTCTGAAAGTACGATGCGAAAAACGAATATCCATGTTTTTATCTTTTAGGATAGGTGCTTTTATTAGATTCTTCTCTTTGGATAGATCTCTATCTATGATTAATGCACCCTCCACTTTATAAAGCGTATCAGCTGCTTGAATCATTCTACTATCATGTGATGCACTAATTACATAATGTCCTTTATCTGCATATTCCTTGAGAATATGAATCATTGTCTGTGCATAACCTGCATCAAGCGCAGCAGTAGGTTCATCTAAGATGAGTATTTCAGGCTGTCTTATTAAGGCTAAATAAACAGCAGCACGTGTTTTTTCTCCTCCAGATAAGCTTTTAGGATACTTATTTTCAAGAGGTTTTATACCTAATTGTTCTTCATAATCAGGAATTCTTTTACATCCTAATTTTTCTAGCTGTTTAATATGACTGCCAATAGTCATTCCTTCTATAAATAAAGGGATCTGATGAACATTTGCGAGATGATTATAAATAAACTTTTGTTTATTTTCTTTATCAAGAGTATCTATTCTTTCACCTTCATAAAGATAAATACAGTCATAAGCAAATTGGAAGGCTTTAAGAAATGTGGATTTTCCTGATCCGCTTCTTCCTTTGATAACAGTTAAATGTCCACATTCAGCGCAGAATGAAGCATTTTTAAATAGAGTCTTTTTTCCAAAAGACACATTAAGTTGTTTAATTTCAAGCATATTAAACCACCTCATTTCTTAGTTCTGTAACAATATCAATCTTTTTGATAAATCTAGATTGCGTCATCACTCTTTCTAAAAGAAGTGCAATTATAAATACAAAAGTAGATATAAGAGGTGCTACAAGTGAGAATATACCTGTTAAAAGCAACATGATAATAGATATAATTGTACTAATTACTAAAACAGCACAAAGCCCAATAATGCTTTCGGTAAGAGATATATGAATCAAATCTTTTTCTCTTAAACCAGAAATTCTTAACAAAACAAGTTCGCTCTTTCTTTGCATTAATAAATGTGATTCAAGAACAATATCAATAATTATAGCTACAAGAATAATAATACCTGCAAATGTAAACATCAACATTTGATAATAGTTGTTTAAACTATCCATGGATTCTCTATCTGTAAATGAATCATTGATTGTATAACCACTCTTTTCATAGTCTTTAAGAGCTGTTTCTAATTTATCGTATGTATCATAGCAGATTACGTATCCTATATATTGTTTATCTTTACTGTTCTTTTCATAAATGGATTTCATTAATGAATAAGGCATGTAGATATATCTTTGACTTTTTACTACATAATGGACTTTTTTAGAATTTTTAAATACACCATTCATATCAAAACTATGTTCAGTTTGATGCATTCCTTCTCTATCTTTAATTGTTATATCAAGGTTTATTTTATTGTTCTTGGATTTCTGATTGAGAATATAGAAGGTAGATTCATCCATATAGATACAATTTTGTTTATCCTGTATAGGTCTATCTATATACTTGGATAAATCATCTTCTTTGAAATAAGGCACAATATAAACTTCTTCACCATTTATATCCGTACACATCTTATATAAAGGATATGCATTCTTGTTTTTTAATGTGATGAGTTTGCTGTAGTCTTGATCTACATATGAATGCTTATCTTTTGTGATAATAGCTTTGTTTTCTAATTGTCCTACTAGCATCTGCATTGCCTGCTTTTTAGAGTTATGAATAATTCCAGTCATAACCTGACATGAAACAAGACTTAAAACAAAAACCATCAATAAAAGAACATACATGAATCTATAATGTTTCATATATGTTTTAACATATTCAATACAGAAATTTTGATTAATAGAAGGGGCTGTCCCTTCACCGCTTTGATCTTCTGAAAATAAAAAATCAGAAGATGAAAGCATACCATCTTCAATCATATAAGTAACATCAGCATATTCTATTGCACATTCAGAATGTGATGCCATAACAATAGTCATATCATGACTCAGTTCTTTTAGGATTTCATATATTTGTATTTCATTATCATGATCTAGAGAAGCAGTCGGTTCATCAAGAATAAGAACCTGTGGATGACTAATAAGGGCACACGCAATAGAAAGTCTTTGTCTTTCACCAAGAGAAAGTGTCATAACGTTTTGTGAAGGAGAAACATCTAAATGCATCCTATCAAGGCATTTATTTATATCATCATCCGTTAATACTTTATTATAAATACGCGCAAAATATTGAAGTGTACCTGTTATATCAAGATGAGGAAGAAGACTGCTTTCTTGTAAAACATAACTTATACGGCTTCTTCTATATTCATCTCTTTCCTCTCCTTCTATGAGTTTTCCATCATAGAAATACTTATAACTGCTTTTATTATCCATGAGGGCAATACAATAAAGAAGTGCAGTTTTTCCTGAACCACTTTTACCTCTTAGAAGAGTAATAGAATGAGCGGGAATACTGAAAGATGCTTGATCTAGAATAACTCTATCATAGGCGATGGTTACATCTTTGAGTTCAATCATATTATTATTCCTTTCTAAATATAACTCCCAGTAGAACTGGGAGTCGTTAAAATTATTTTATATTACATGTAGACCGTTTGTCAGTTGCACCATTTACAGACCAATGATAAATCATGCTGCCGGAATGGGAAACGTAATTATAATCAGTGCTTGAAAAATTTACTTTTTGTTCACAATGGTAAAAACTAGGACTTCTTTTATAAGTTTTTGGACTTCCTGATTTAGTAGCGTATCCACCTTTTCCAGAATAGCCGATACTGGTTGGTGATCCTACTTTCCATCGTGTTGTTTCGTGAGTATAGTAAGTCGCTGTTACACTAGCAGAGGTTCCTGCACATGTTCCACGTAATGTCTTAGACATTGATGCAGCATAAACGGATTGGATGCTAATAAAACATGCAATACCACTTGCTAATAGTAGCTAATAGTATAAATTTCTTATTCATAACTGTTCTCCTTTAGTATTATTATATATATTACAAAAGCATATAGATTATTGAATGTAAACCCTTACATCACAAAATTAATAATGATTTAAAGCAAAAAGTAAAATTACACTTTAAATTATTATTTAGAGAAATTAGATAGACAGTGAATTTACTCAAACTATAAAATGTCAGGAGTGCAAAACTCCTATCATTGCTTTTGGCTTGTAAATTTTTTTGGAGGTGTAGTTCCATATATTTTTTGATTTGTATTATAGATGAAGAGATGCTAGTTTATCTACCTTTTGTGCTTATTTTTATCAGAAAGAAAAAAAAGTATGTATATTCTATCAATATAATTATTGACGTAAATTAATGGCTCATGATAAACTTTTTTTAAAGAAATCGCTTTCATTAATCAACACAAGGAGGAGATAGGAATAAAATAATATCATTTTTAATTTGCCTTACGTTAGCACTAACTTGTTTAATTGCTAATCCTGTTTATGGAGAAGATGATGGTTTTAGTTTAACTGGAGACGAATACTTAGAAATTTATAATGCTGCATTTGCCAAACAAACTAACAGTTATAAAACTGTCTACAGAGACTAAAATATTACTATGAATATGCTAAAAGCTTCCATAAAAACGTACACTTATAATGAATATTTCAAAAGCGTAAAATGGATAACAAGAAAAGGTGAAGTTTCTTTAAGCATTACTCCTACAAATAAATTATATGGTCGTACCTATAATAATGCAAATGTACTAGCAGTTCATGCAGCTACAGCCTGGAGTTTGTTATACAAAAAACATAAGTCAAGTAGCAAATGGAAAAACACAGCTAGTATGGAGGCACAATTTAATTGCCATGTTATATTTGCAGGGCCTAATAAAACACCTTGGAATATCGAGCCACATAGAACTGAAACAAATTGGGCAATTGTTGTTAAAAATTTTTGCAATCCTTAAAGAAAAAATTGATATATTTGGTGATTATCTGCGTCATATCATCGCTGTATATCAATTTAAAGCCATCCTATAAAATCAAAGTTGAAACAATCCGCGCCATCTCCCTATTTGATTCTGATAAGGAATACTTTGTCTATTTCGGTAGGCCTTCTTGTCCGAATTGTATAAAATTTCAACGTTACATTAACAATAATGATTATCGATTGCCCAAAAAAATTTATTACTTTAATACTGACTACTGGAGAAAAAGTGGTGCCACAAATAAAATATGCAAGGAATTTAATGTTAAAGAAGTTCCTTCACTGATTAAAATTAAAAGTGGGAAAACTGTAGAGAAAAGAGATTTATCAAAATTTATAGAAAAATAATATATCTGCTGATAGGCGATTTCTTTTATTAAACTTAAGGAAAGGAAACAAACATTCCTGTATTTAAAAGGTATGTTTCTATTATATAATCATGTCTACAACTATTTTTTACTTTTTAATTGTATTAATTTTACAGTTATTCTTATTCCTATTTATCAAGCGTAATCATAATAATAGCGTACTACTTGTTTTGATTTCTTTAGGTATTTCTATAT
>Snoopy_p1__coassemble_500_pt1 | contig 22331 bp, 18 predicted proteins | sample Snoopy_p1__metabat2_low_PE_040 | metagenome-assembled genome bin Snoopy_p1 | reverse complement strand
GATAGAAAAAGAGGTCCTGATTGGACCTCTATTTATTTACCTGAATGATGAAGAAATAAGCCATTGTCTTACCTCTAGGAACATCATAATGTTCTACGAGTGTGAGATAATCTGAATTTAGTCTTAAATTCTTCTCTACAAGAGATATTTCAGTTGTATAGATAAATACATACCCTTCTGGTAAAACGTGTCTGTGGATACGTTTAAAGAAGTTATCGTAAAGATTCTTTAAAGCACGTGTATCTTTCATCTGTGCATAGGTAGGCATATCAGTAAAGATTTCATCAAACATTTCATTATTTACAAAACGATTGGCATCCTTATTTACAAAGTGAATAGCCTGATTAGCTGCAATCGCATTCTTCTTAGCTGCTTCTAAGCCTTCTCCATAAATATCTAATCCCATTGCAAACTTCACTGGTTTAGCCATACATCTTTCAATAAGTGTAACACCACTACCACAGAATGGATCTAATACACGAGAATGCATGCCCATATATGGTTTAGCTACTTCCATAAGTGTTGCTGCTACATAAGGCTGCATTGAATTAGAAATAATTTCACGTCTATAATTAAAGCGCGGGTTTTCTAATGAACTTAACTTTAAGTATACATTCACTGTTCCAGGCTTTAATTCTCTAATAAGTATTTCAATATCATAATCAGATGTTACATTCTGTAAGTGTGAAGGCATTTCTTCAATGAGTTCTTGAACTACATCATTGATAACAGCTGATTTCTTTTCTCTCATTTGATCAACCAAACGATAATAGAAACATCCTTCTGCATCATATAAACGATGTAGTACGTCTACCAAGTTACTTTGCGCAATACGTTTACCAATTAAATGTCCATCCTGAGCAAGTCCTGAACAGCCTGATAATGGGAAAATCATTTCTCTATAATTACGTAAGCCTAGAAGGTCATAAATAGCCTTTGTACGCACTAAAACGCCCTGTCCGACTGGTTTATAACGTAAATGTTTCACCTGTTCAAAGAGTGTATATTGATAATAAGGAAGTGTTGTAAGAATAACATCGACTTCTTTATGCAATAAACGGATTGATTTCTTCTTATGATACGAATAAGAACGAATCATCGGATTTAAGACCTTTAATTGTGCTTTGATATGCTTGCTGTCTACTACTTCTGAGTTCATGAGTTCATTCTGGATTTCCTGTAATTCCTTAATATAAGGCTTACAATCATAATGACTCATACCTTTTAAATAAGCATCTTTTACAAAATCTTTTTCTTCATTCTTATAAGCATCTAAAAGAACAGAAGCCATCATAGAATTTTTAGTATATCCTAGTAGTAATGCCGCATTTTTTCTTACTTTAGGATCTTCATAAGATAAACAATCACATAATTTTTCTACAATAGGGCCATCTAATGTATCAGCAGCTGACATTGATCCTTTTAATTTTATTAGATTTTGACGCAGATCAATGTCTGCGAGAATATTCTTTACAACATTTTTTTCCATATAAAACACCTCATAATCATATCCATTATATCAAATTTATCCCTTTGTTACTATAAAAAAAGTGCCTTAGAAGACACCTTTTTGTGTAATTATGTAACTAAGCGGGACATCAAGAGAGTGAGGATGAGTATTTTCTACTTCCTGGAAATCAAATGCTAAACCAACCGCCAGGGCATTTGTCTTTTTTAAACAACGATCATAAAAACCTCGGCCATAGCCAATACGATTATGATTTGCATCAAACATAAGTAATGGTACTACAATCACATCTAAATCTTTAACATCCATATGCTCATTAGTAGAAGGTTCCAATATATGAAAAGCACCCTCTTTTAAATCATCCATAGTATATATTCTTTGGAAATCTAATTCATCCCCTACACATTTTGGTACATAGATTTCCTTTTCTAATATATATTTCTCAATTAAATGAAGTGTATCCACTTCATGACGATAAGACATATAAAACCCTATTCTTTTCGCATTCTTAAATGCAGGCATTTCTTCTAAATAAGACGCAATTCTTTTTGAATAAGAAAGAAACGTCTCTTCTTCTAAAGCGAGACGTTTCTTAATCATCTGTTTTCTATCCAATAGCATCTTCTGACATATCAAGCTTAATAAGCTGATTTAATTCAACAGCATATTCCATAGGTAATTCTCTGCTGAATGGTTCAATGAAGCCCATAACAATCATCTCTGTTGCCTGCGCTTTAGTGAGACCTCTGCTCATTAAGTAGAAGAGCTGATCTTCTGATACTTTAGATACAGTGGCTTCATGTTCAATAATAGAATCATTATTGGCCATGATATTTGTAGGTATTGTATCACTTGTAGAAATCTTATCTAGAATTAATGTATCACATTCTACCTTGCTCTTACAGTCATACGCATTCTTGTTATGACGGACAAGTCCTCTATAGTTTGTCTTACCACCATTTCTGGCAATAGATTTAGAAATGATCTGACTTGATGTATGAGGTGCTGCATGAATCATCTTAGCCCCAGAATCAATGATCTGACCTTTATCTCCTACCGCAATAGTAATAACTGTACCCTTGGCTCTTTCTCCTGCAAGAACACAGCAAGGATATTTCATAGTAACAAGTGAACCGATGTTACCATCTACCCATTCCATTGATCCACCTTCCATAACTTTTGCACGCTGTGTAACTAAGTTATAGATATTCTTAGACCAGTTCTGGATTGTTGTATAACGACAATGTGCATTCTTGCCAACAATAATTTCTACAACACCAGCATGAAGTGAATCTTTAGAATATGAAGGTGCTGTACATCCTTCTACATAATGGATATCTGATCCTTCATCTACAATAATTAAGGTTCTTTCAAACTGTGCCATACGTTCAGAGTTGATTCTAAAATATGATTGTAATGGCTTATCTAATTTAGTATGAGGTGGTACATAAATAAATGATCCTCCTGACCAGACAGCCCCATTTAATGCAGAGAACTTGTTATCGTAATATGGAATAACAGTATCAAAATACTTCTTGAAGATTTCTGGATATTGTTTTAATCCAGAATCAATATCTAAGAAGATAACACCCTTCTCTTTGACTTCTTCAAGCATATTATGATAAACAACTTCAGATTCATATTGAGCACTTGCCCCTGCTAAGAACTTCTGTTCTGCTTCAGGAATACCTAAACGATCAAATGTATTCTTAATTGTTTCTGGTACTTCTTCCCATTTATCTGTTTTAGTATCTGATGGACGATTATAGTATGTATAATCATCAAAATCCATCTTAGATAAATCAACACCCCACTTAGGCATTGGCATCTTTAAGAACTGTTTTAATGACTTGATACGGTATTCAGTCATCCATTCTGGTTCTTCTTTAATGGCTGATATTTCTCTAACGATATCTTCATTTAACCCTTTAGGTGTCTTGAAGACAGATACATCCTCATCAGGATGATCTTCTATCACTTCAGCTTGTGGAATATTAAGATTCTCAATAGCCATCTCTATTCCTCGCTTCCTTCTAATAATTTTAAGAATCCAGTCCAGCCTAGAGTCGCACACTTAATACGATTGGCCTGCTTATGCGTATTCTTAAACGCAATCGCTTCTTCAAGAAGTTCTGGATCATATTCTTTTTCATAAATCATATGCATATAGTTATCTACAATATGCATTGCTTCTTCTTTTGTCTTTCCTTTAACTAGTTCAGTCATGATAGAAGTAGATGCCGTACAAATAGCACATGCTTCACCATCAAAACGTACATCTTCCACTACATCACCATTAAACTTAGCCTGGACATCAATATCATCAATACATGTACTTGAATCCATATTGACTTTCTGATATGAATCATCATCTACAAGTCCATGGTTTCTAGGATTCTGATAATGGTCCATAATAATTTCTCTCATGATCATCGGATCATCCAAAGAATGCATCAAGGAAATCATCTCCTTTCTTACATGCTTCAATAAACTGATCAATTTCTTCTTCAGTGTTATAGAAATAGAAAGAGACACGACAAGTTGTTCTTACTTTTAAGAACTCGTCTAGAATCTTTGCACAATGTTCACCAGCTCTTACTGCAATACCATAAGTATTAAATAAGCTGGCTGCATCCTGTGCAAATACATCTTTAATATTAAAAGCAATAGCCCCTTCTGAGTTTGGATTATATACAGTGACATTATCCAACTGAGACATCTTCTCAATCGCATAATGACGTAATTCTAATTCTCTTTGACGGATATTTTCCATACCGATGCTCTGTAAGTATTTAACAGCTGCACCTAAGCCAATCACACCTTCAATATGAGGTGTACCTGCTTCAAATTTATAAGGCGATTCCTTTAGTGTGACAAGTCCACAGCTGTTATAGCGTGAATTAGATCCTCCACCAAAACGTGTAGGCTTTGTTTCTTCTAATAACTCATATTTGCCATAAAGAACACCAACACCTGTAGGGCCACACATCTTATGACCTGAGAAAGCTAAGAAGTCCACATCATCACGTACAACATCTGTGACAATATGCGGTACACTCTGTGCCCCATCTGCCACTACAATAATACCTTTAGAATGCGCATATTCTGTGACTTCCTTGATAGGTACTTCATAACCTAATACATTTGTCACAATCGCAAGTGAAATAATCTTTGTATTTTCTGTTACAGCCTTCTTGACATTTTCTAATGTCATACGACCTTCTTCATCTAGTTCAATATATTTCACAACAGCACCTGTTTCCTCAGCTACATCAAACCAAGGCAATGTATTAGAGGCATGTTCTGCCACATTCAAAAGGATTTCATCACCTGCTTTTAAATGTGTTTTGGCATAACCATTCGCAATTAAGTTAAGTGAATCTGTTGACCCACTTGTAAATACAACTTCCTCTTTTCTTTTAGCATGAATAAAATGCTGAACTACTTCTCTCGCTTCTTCATAAGCGACATCCACCTGATGAGATAAATCATAATCTCCACGATGAGCATTTCCTGAGTAGCTAGATAAATATTCACATACTGCATCAATCACACATTGAGGCTTTAATGTAGTCGCACCATTATCAAAATAAATCAGTGGCTTGCCATGCATTAATGTCTTTCCATCCAACATTGGAAAGTCTTTTCTTGTATCCTTACAATTCACCATAACTAAGCACCTACCTTTGATAACGCCAATTCAAAACGTTCCTTAATCATCTTATTATCTACAACTTCGACTACTGGCATTAAATAACCATAAGTAATCAACTGCATAGCCTGACGTTTAGTCAAACCACGAGACTGTAAATAATAAAGATGTTCTTCATCCATCTTCCCTACACCAGCTGCATGAGAAGCCTGGACATCGTATTCATCAATATATAAGAATGGATTTGCACTTGCATAACATTTTGGATCAAAGACAATGATCTTATTTGTCTGATGTGATGCTGAACCATTCTGTCCATTTGTAATTGTACCAATACCATCAATCACAAGATGTGCTTCATCTTTCGCAACACCATAGTTATCCATGATACCAGTAGTATGTGGTGCATTATGTTTTATATGCACCTTATAATGTTTCTTTTCTTTATCCTTTGATAAAGCTGCCATTCTTAATCTGACATCTGCCCCTTCACCATCTAATTCAAATGTATAAGAGGCTTCAATAGAAGCATCAGATAATTCAGAATAGCCAAGCTGAAGCATACTATCATGAGAAGAATGTCCTTCATCTAGATAAGTATTCTTTACTGTTCCTTCATTTTCATTAAAGAAATTAACATGTGAATAAGCACCGTTAGTAAATGTACGATTTAATACACCGTTTTCTTCAACATGTCTTGTTTCAATCACTTCTGCATGGACATTGTCTTCAAATGCATAATGTAGTGACATTTCATTCTTTACATCTACCACTACATGAAGCTGAATGGGTTCTCCATACTTGAATGTGATTGTTGTATCATTCACAACAACTTCTTTAGGAAGATTATCTTCTGTTACCTCCCCATCTACAAAATGAATATAGTGTTCAAAACTATACATTGCTTGTCACCTTATGGCCACATACCCCAATAGAAACAACGTCTTCGTCTTCTTTTTGGAGTTCAATGCCTAATTCTTTCTTTACCCATTCATATCCTTCATTGTTGATCTTTTCAATTAGTTCAAAGCCACCTTCTACCACAATATTTCCATCTACTAATACATGTACATGTGTTGGCTTTACTAATTCATATAATCTTTCATAGTGAGAAACCATTACTAGACCAAAGTCTTCATTCTTTTCTCTCATCTCATTGATATTATCAGCGACGATACGTAACGCATCAACATCTAGACCTGAATCAATTTCATCTAATAATGCGAATTTAGGTTCTAGTAATTTCATCTGAAGAATTTCATTACGTTTCTTTTCTCCACCTGAGAACCCTTCATTTAAATAACGATGAGCTAAATTACCATCCATTTCTAAGTCTTCTGTGGCATGGTCCATAGCCTTAATGAACTGATAAAGACTTAATGGTTTTTCTCTTCTCGCATTCATTGCAGAACGGAGGAAATCAGAGTTTGTGACACCTGGAATTTCCTGTGGATACTGCATTCCTAAAAATAATCCTTTACGGCTTCTTTCATCTACACTCATAGAAAGAACATCTTCACCATCTAATGTGATTGTACCCTGAGTTACTTTATATTTAGGATGACCCATGATTGTACCTAATAATGTTGACTTACCATTCCCATTAGGACCCATCAATGCATGTGTTTCTCCTGTATTAGTTGTTAGATTAATTCCCTTCAAAATCTCCTTGTCGCCAATCGCAACATGAAGATCCTTTATACTCAAAACTGACATCTTTTTTTCACCTCGTGAATCATTATAAAAGATTAAACGTTCAACCTCAAATAATATGATAAAGAATTATGTCTTTTTATGTGAAACATGGGTAATTATTTGAAAAAAATCACCTACCATGTATAATATATATGTTACGCAAGGAGGGTACGTATGAAAGCCAAAAAAATAGCGGCGCTATGTTTAGCGAGTGTTTTATTACTAAGTGGCTGTGGTGGTAAAACTGTAGATGGAAAGAGCGTAGTGGCTTCAACTAGTGAAGGTTATGTTTATGCAGATGATGTTTATGATACATTAATTTCTACTAGTTCAGGTAAGTCAGCAGCATTCCAGTATGTTCTTGATCAGTTGATCAATAAACAATATCCTATTACAAGTGATATGAAAGATAATGCAAGTGATATGCTTGATAGTGTTAAGAATTCTTATAAGAGCAAATATGGTGAAAATTCTTATGAAAAACAGTTTAAGAGCGATTTAAAGAGTGCTGGTTATACAAGTGAAAGTGAATATAAGAAGAAGCTTATTTATTCTTTACAGTATGCAGAATTAGTCAAACACTATGTAAAGACACATTATGATACTGTATTTGAAGATTATTATAAGGTTGCCACACCTCGTATGATCTCTATGATTAAGATTTCTGTTTCTGATCCTTCTAGTCCTACTGATTCTGAAAAAGAAAAATTAAAAGAAGTGCAGGAGTTATTAAAGGATGGTAAGAGCTTTGGTGATGTTGCCAAGGATTATTCAGATGATTCTACTACTAAGAGTGCAAAAGGGTCTTTAGGTGTTGTAGATACTACAAGTAACTTAATAAATACTTATGGTAGTACAATTAATGAAGCAGCTTTCTCTTTAACTGAAGGACAGACTTCTGATGTATTAACAGGTACTGATGGTTATTATATCTTAAAGTGTACTTCTACTAGTAAAGAAAAGATTAAGAAGAAATTAAAGAATGTGACTATCCAGTCTCCATTACTTACTTATGATGATTACATCATTTATCTTGCATTCAAGACTTATGATATTGAATATAAAGATGCAAAGATTAAAAAAGCAGTCAATGAAGCTATTAAAGAAGGCTTAAAGTCTAGAGCTGCAGAAAGGAAGTAATGAGAATGGCAGAATACAAACAGATCCATAAAGTAGAAGTTGAAAAGAAACCTTTTAAACTTACTAAGAAAATGATTGCATTACTTGTCATTGCGATTGTCCTTGTTGTAGGAGTGATTACAGCTTATATTGTGACTGCTGATAAAGATGGTTATACAAGTTCTGTAAAGGATGGTTCAACAGAAGTAATCAGTGGTGATGTAAGTGTGACCAAGAAAGGTTTATATGAATACTTATTAGACAACTATGGTGCCAATGAAGTATTAAATGAAGCTTACAATAAGATCACTGCAAAAGAGATTACTGACCAGGATGCAATTGATGCAAAAGTAAAAGAACAAAAAAATCGTTATGCTGAATATTCTGGTTCTTTTGAAACTTATGCAAAGAATCAGGGTTATAGTGATGCAAAGGCTTTTGAGAATGAAGTCGTTGTACCAGAAGCAAAATCTGAACTATTAGAAGAAAAATATCTAGATACAGAGTTCAATGATGTATGTAAGAAATATAATGTTTCTTATTTAAAGATTGTTGAATATAGTAAAGAATCTGATGCATTAAAGGCATTAAAGACAGTGACTAGTGCAGATGCAATGACTGCTTTAATGAATGCAAATAGTTCTAGTTCTACTGATTTAGGTTTTGTATGCAGTAAGAGTTCTACAACTACTGTTGATAAGAAAATCATTAAGGCTTTAAGTAAGTTTACTTCTTTAAAGACTGATGGTGTATATAAGGAAGCAGTTAAATTAAGTACTGGTAAATATGCAGTTGTATATGTATACAACACTGATAAGAGTGCTCAAAAATCAGATATTACTGAAAACTTACAGAACCTAACTGATGTAAAAACAGATATTGAATCTTATTATTTAAAGAAATATAAGTTCACTGTTGAAGATGAAAAGGTTAAGAAACAGATCAAGAAAATTTCTAGTAAATATGTGGACTAAGAGACGTGAGAACGTCTCTTTTGTGTTAGAATAAAGACAGGAGGTTTTATATGATGGATAATTGTATTTTTTGTAAGATTGCAGCTAAGGAAATTCCTGGCAAAGTTGTATATGAAGACGATACTTGTATTGCGTTCTTAGATTTATCACAGACTACTAATGGACATACACTCGTTATTCCTAAGGAACATTATGATAGCTTTTTAGAAGCAGACCCAGAAGTGATGGCACATTGTATGAAAGTGGCTCAGAAGCTTGCAAATAAGATTGTAGAGAATATGCATGCAAAGGGATGTAATATTCTTACTAATGCGAAAGAAGTCGCTGGTCAGACAGTGCATCATTTCCATATTCATATTATTCCAAGATATGAAGAAAATGATCCAATCAAGATTGAATTTACTGATCGTTCAAGTGTTGTAAATCTTGATGATATCTACAACGAAATCATGAAATAGAAAAACAGGGATTTAAAAAAATCCCTGTTTTTTTAGTACACACAATGATATGACATCTCTTTAAGTTACGATGTGATTAACCTCTCACAAAGTAGCGTGAAACAAATTCCATATTAATTTCTTTGATTTCTCTTTTACCTTCTATATAATCTTCATACATTTCGAAAGGATCTCCAGCCCCAAACAAGCCGCATCCACTGCAGTTCTCACATCCTGCAGAATCATTACAATCCAATGCTTCTTGTATAATTCTTTTTCTTTCTTCTCTTGTTGTATCTTTTATTAGTACACTCTTCATATCCATCACCCACTTCTAGTATAGAAATAATACATACAAATAGCAAGCAATATACCTATCTTTTCAGTATGTTATAAACATAAAGAAAAGAGATAGCATTTCTACTATCTCTTTCGTATAAATTATTCAGCAGCATCAAAATCTTTAGCAAGTGCTTCTGCTCTTGCACGACGACGTTTGGCATCTACTAGACACTTATCGAATAATGCTTCTGCATTTTCAGGATTGATCTTAACTAACTGAGAGAATCTGTTTTCACTCATTAAGAAGTCTTTGAACTTAGAATAATCAGGAGCCTTAGAATCAATTGTAAGTGGGTTCTTACCTTCTTCAGTTAAACGTGGGTCGTATCTTAATAAGTTGAAGTAACCACATTCAACAGCCCATTTTTCCTGTCTTGAAGAGTTAATTAATCCACCCTTGATATGATGTTCATTACATGGTGCATAAGCAATAATTAATGATGGTCCATCATAAGATTCAGCTTCCTTCATAGCCTTAATAGCCTGCATTGGGTTAGCACCTAAAGCAATCTGTGCAACATATACATGACCATAAGCCATAGCAATCTGAGCTAAGTCTTTCTTAGCAACCTTCTTACCACTTGCAGTGAACTTTGCAATAGAAGCAGCCTGTGATGATTTAGAAGACTGTCCACCAGTGTTAGAATATACTTCTGTATCAAGAACTAATACATTGACATTCTGATCATTAGCAAGAACGTGGTCTAATCCTCCGTAGCCGATATCATAAGCCCATCCGTCACCACCGATGATCCACTGAGACTTAGTCACTAATTCACCCTTCATATCAAGTAATTCCTTGATAGGTTCATTAGCTGAAGCTGCAATTTTTTCTACTAATTCGTTATAAAGAGCCTTTTCTTCTACTCTCTGACCCTTAACAGCTTCATATTTTTCAAGAATTTCTTTTAATTCTGGTTCTACATCATTCTTATTTGCTTCAATGATTTCTAAGATATGTTTAGACATGTAGTTTTCTGCAAGCTTCATACCGAAACCAAATTCAGCATTATCTTCGAATAATGAGTTAGCCCAAGCCATACCATGACCATTCTTATCAGTAGTACATGGAGTAGATGGAGTTGAACCAGTATAGATTGATGAACATCCAGTAGCGTTCGCAATTCTCATATCAGAACCGAATAACTGAGAAGCTAAACGATAATATGGAGTTTCACCACAACCAGCACAGGCACCAGAAGCTTCAAAGTAAGGCTTCATGAATCCAACACCCTTCACTGTAGTTGTAGGATACTTGTCATCTCTATATTCTACATTGTTGTATACATATTCAGATAAAGCAGAATGTTCTAATTCTTCCTTAACTGGAACCATTGTAAGTGCCTTTTCACCACGTTTACCTGGACATACAGTTGCACATAATCCACAACCTACGCAGTTATCAGGAGAAACCTGGATACGGAATGATAATCCTTCAACACCCTTACCAATTGGTTTTAATACATCATTTGTAATATCTTCTGGTGCATTCTTGATTTCTTCTTCAGTCATTAAGAATGGACGGATAGTTGCATGAGGACATACCATAGCACACTGATTACACTGGATACAGTTGTCTTTTTCCCACTTAGGAACCTGAATAGCAATGGCACGTTTTTCTTTAATTGCAACACCATTCTGCATAGTACCATCAAGCTTATCTAAGAATGCTGAAGTTGGAAGGTCATAACCTTCAAGTGCATTGATAGGAGCTACGAAGTTATCAAAGTAATCATCACCAGTTGGTTTTCTTAATGGTAATACAGTTAAGTTAGACCATTCTGGATCTACAGTTACTTCTTCAATTGCATCTTTACCAGCATCGATAGCCTTATAGTTAGCCTGGACGATATTTTCACCCTTGTTGCTGTAAGACTTCTTAGCCATTTCTTTCATCTTAGTAACAGCTTCTTCGATTGGAAGAATCTGTTCATTTAATGCGAAGAATGCTGACTGTAGGATAGTATTTGTACGTCTACCCATACCGATTTCACCAGCAATCTTGTTGGCATTAATAATATAGAACTTAGCATGTTTATCTGCTAACTGTTTCTTTACTCTATTTGGAAGATAATCAGCGATTTCTTCTTTAGTAAATTCAGTATTTAATAAGAAACGTCCACCATCTTTTAAGTTCTTCAACATATCATACTTTAAGCAGTAGTTGTCTAATGAACAAGAGATGAAGTCTGCTCTATTTACATAGTAAGTTGCTCTAATTGGCTTATTACCAAATCTTAAGTTAGAACGAGTAGCTCCACCAGCCTTCTTAGAGTCATATGCGAAATAAGCCTGGCAGTATAAATCAGTATTATCACCAATAATCTTAATAGAAGACTTATTTGCAGATACAGTACCATCAGAACCTAAACCGTAGAATAAGCACTGAGTAACACCGGAATTGATATGGAATCCATGAACATCAGGTAATGATAAATGAGTTACGTCATCCTTAATACCAATTGTGAATCCTGTAAATGGATTATCTGAATTTAAGTGATCATAAACAGCCTTGATATGCTGAGGTGTAGTATCCTTAGAACCCATACCATAACGACCACCAATAACTAATGTATCAGCATCTCTAATGACTGAACATACATCAAGGTATAATGGTTCACCAGTAGCACCCATTTCCTTAGTACGATCAAGTACAGCAATCTTCTTAGCAGTTGCTGGTAAAACAGCCTTTAAGTATTTTGGAGAGAAAGGTCTATAAAGATGTACTTTAATAACACCAACTTTTTCTCCTTCTTTAGCCATTTCATCAATAGTATCTTTAATAGTTTCAGTTACTGAACCCATTGCGATAATAACTCTATCTGCTTCTGGATCACCATAGTATGTAAATGGAGCATATTCTCTACCAGTAATTTCAGAAATCTTCTTCATGTAATCTGCAGCAATTTCTACAACTGCATCATAATGCTTATTCTGAGCTTCTCTGCTCTGGAAATAGATATCATCATTATCTGCACCACCACGTTCTACTGGATTAGTATGTGGATTAAGTGCGTTTGCTTTAAATTTCTTAATTGCATCATGATCTACTAATGAAGCTAAAGTTTCATAATCAAGAACTTCAACTTTCTGAATTTCATGAGATGTTCTGAAACCATCAAAGAAATGGATAAATGGTACACCTGCTTTAATTGCAGTTAAGTGTGCAACACCCGCTAAATCCATAACTTCCTGTACAGAATGTGAACAAAGCATAGGGATACCTGTTTGACGGCAGGCATAAACATCCTGATGATCCCCAAAGATATTTAATGAACTAGTTGCAAGAGCTCTTGCAGCTACATGGAAAACACCTGGAAGCATTTCACCCTGAATCTTATAAAGGTTAGGAATCATTAATAATAGACCCTGAGATGCAGTAAATGTAGTAGCTAAAGCACCACCCTGTAAAGCACCGTGTACAGCACCAGCAGCACCTGCTTCTGACTGCATTTCAACTACGTTTACAGCAGAGCCAAAAATATTTTTTCTTCCCTGTGAAGCCCATTCTTCAGCATGTTCGGCCATTGGTGAAGAAGGGGTAATTGGATAGATACTTGCTACTTCAGAAAATGCATATGCAACATGAGCGGCAGCAGTATTACCATCCATAGATAAATACTTCTTAGACATAATCTTTCAATCCTCCTTATCTACCATTATACGCTGATATGCAATAAAATACTATAATTAATTATTATCGTGTATTTTGTTTCTAACACATATATATTTCTATACTTCATAAGATGTATATCTAATTTAGCCCAAAAAATAGTTGAATACTTTAATGTGTTCATTGCCATGTTCTATACCCGTCAGATCTAATGAGCGATACATCAATGCTTTAAATGCATATACAGGTAGGATAGAATCCGATAAACAATCACATGACAATCATCTCTTGTCATATGATTCCCCTTTTTTCAAAAACAATAATTGAAATCAATCTGTTAATTCACTATATTTGCACTTTTTGCATTTTAGAAACGCATCTTCCATTTTATCCTCAGCTATTTCGTCCAATTCCTTAATGGCGCTTTTCTTTGCTAATTTAGATATTCCCATAAGAGATTCATAACACCACTCGCAATCAATGATTCGATTAAACACAGGACAATATCTATCTTCTTCAAAATCAACATTATCTATTTTTCCCATCGTTTAAGCACCTCCAATATAGCCATATAATTTTCACCGCAGTCAGTATACCTCATACCTGTTTTACATATCCATTCATTGTCTCTCAGCATAACAACAGAAGCCCTTTTTTCAGAAATAAACAATTTCCTTTTCCCGTTCCATTGATTGAATATCACTAATACATAGTCTATGTATTCTTGTAGTTCATCAGAAGTAATGTTTCTTTCTAGCATTCTATCAAATATTTGGAATTCTGATAATGATAGAGGTACATTTTCATTTCCTAAAATTGACATATTCTTTATATCGCTTCTTATCACTAGAATATTTCTTGGCTAACTTCACAGCCATATTAATTGCTTCAGCACCATAGGTGTATTGGAGAATCGTTTACACCTAGGATTGGAAGTGGTATCTGTTTGGTGGAGTCGCTTATACAAACATTTCTTTATACTTCATCGGTTTTCTATCTCAATGATTGTACTCACTGCTGTAATCATTGCTTTCATAGAATCCCACAATAAATAGGCTAACCTTTTTAGCATAATTAATTATCATCCTGTATTTTTACTATTAATAACTATTAAATCTTTCTATCAAATGCATTTGATGTTAAAATGGGGATGAAATATACAAAAGGAGCATAAAATGAATACGAAAAATTGTTTTATTGGTCAGTCTGGTGGGCCTACGGTTGCCATCAACGCCTCTCTTGCAGGTGTTATTACTCAATGCCAGGAAGAAGGATTTACTCATATTTATGGTATGGTTAATGGTATCCAGGGACTATTAGAAGATCACTTCATGGATCTAGGTACAACATTTAATTCTGAGGAAAAAATTGATGCATTAAAGCATTCCCCAGCAATGTATTTAGGAAGCTGTCGTTATAAGCTGCCTACAGTAAGTGATGATAAAGACACTTACGACTTGTTATTTAAAAAATTTAATGATTTAGAAATCACTGATTTCTTCTATATTGGTGGAAATGATTCTATGGACACTGTGGCTAAACTTGCAGCTTATGGTGAAACAATCAATTCCCCTATTCACTTCATTGGGATTCCAAAGACTATCGATAATGATTTGATGGGTACAGATCACACTCCAGGCTTTGGTTCAGCTGCAAAGTATGTTGCAAGCTCTATGTTAGAAATTGCTTATGATTCTTCTATCTATAAGCTAGATGCGATTACTATTGTAGAAATCATGGGACGTAATGCAGGTTGGTTAACTGCTGCGAGTGCACTTGCAAGAACTGAAAGTAATGATGCCCCTGATCTCATTTATTTACCGGAAGTCGTATTTGATAAAGAACGTTTCTTAAAGGATATTGAAGAAAAGTTCAAAGAAAAGTCTTCTATCATGATTGCAGTAAGTGAAGGTATTCATGATGAAAACGGAAACTTCTTAGACAGTGGTGATTCACAGCAGTATGATGCATTTGGTCATCCAATCCATTTTGGTACTGGTAAGGTATTAGAAAATATCTGTAAAGAACATTTTGGATGCAAAGTAAGAAGTATCGAATTAAATGTACTACAAAGATGTGCAATGCATATTGCCTCTAAAGTAGATATTGATGAGTCTTTCTTTATTGGTAAAAAGGCTGTAGAAACAGCACTTGCTGATCATACAAATGTTATGATGGGGGTTAAGAGAACTAGCAATGATCCATATACTGCAGAATGTATCTATAGTAATGTACAAGATATTGCGAACCTAGAACAGAAAGTTCCAGCAGAATGGATTACTAAAGAAGGTAATGATATCACTCAAGAACTTTATGATTACTTATATCCATTAATTCAGGGGGAAATTGCTATTACTTATAAGAATGGTATTCCTTCATATATCGATATTGCCCATTTAAAAGAAAATTAAGAACTAATAAAGTCCCTTAAATGGGACTTTATTTATTTGTAGTTTAATTTTATGTATTTTTTTGTTGACGAGTGTATTTCTACATGGTATTATAGGTGAGCAGTCAAGGAACGGGCCTGTAGCTCAGTTGGTTAGAGCGCACCCCTGATAAGGGTGAGGTCGATGGTTCAAATCCATTCAGGCCCACCATGTTTATTTAAAATTTCTTTGGGGCCTTAGCTCAGCTGGGAGAGCGCCTGCTTTGCACGCAGGAGGTCAGGAGTTCGATCCTCCTAGGCTCCACCAATTATATCAATCCGATATTTTTTGAAGAATAGAATTACGTAGGGCATCTAAATACCGAAGAACCTCCTCAATGTAAAATTGAGGAGGTTCTTTTATTTTTTAGTCAAACTGTTTACAAATGATAAAAATCGTGTGGCTAGAAATGAATGAATATTCATTTCTAGCCCTTTTTAGTAGTTAAACTATTATGAAACAAAGCAAACACAACATTCTCTACTCACCACAAAGGTTAAGACTATTCTTGGACGCTCTATGGATGTGGCTCTTGATAGTCTGAAGTGCTACTGCAATGACCCTGTTTCCAACTTCACTTGTTGTCGAAAGCTTCCTGCTCGTACTCTCTTTGAATGCATCATGATTTTTTCAAATTACTCCTCAATAGCTGAATTGTCTCACTTTTTTGAGGGTCACGGTCCACATTTTGCTTTTTTATGAAACTATAATGAGTTATTTACCCGTTACAGCCCCTTTTCACGTTAGAATACGTATTCTTTTAATCTTTGCATGGCTTCCTGCAATAATGCATGTGGCAATGCAATGTTAAGTCTTATACCCCATGGATCATGGAACTGAACACCACTTTGCCAATCTACACCTACATCCCATCCTTTTTGAATAAGTTCATCAATAGTCAGATGATTCTTTAGGCAGTAGTCTTCACAATGTAGGAACACCATATAAGTACCCTGCGTTTGAGATACTTCAATACCTTCTACATTGTTTTTAATAAAGTCATAGGTATATTTCATATTCTGTTCAAGTACCCGATTTAACTCATCCACCCATTCAATAGATTTTTCACGATAGGCACCTATTAAAGCATGCATAGATAAAACGTTCATACTATTGTAATGTGTTGAAGTGGCTACTTTGTTGAGCTGTTCTCTTAAATAGTCATCACAAATAATATGATAGCTGCCAATAAGTCCTGCTAAGTTAAATGTCTTACTTGGTGCATAAATAGAGATTGTGCGTCTTTTAGCATCTTCACTTACACTATAAGTAGGAATATGCTTATATCCTGTAAATACAATGTCTGACCATATTTCATCTGATACGACAATGACATCATTTTCTTTGAAAACATTCATTGCCTGTTCAAGTTCTTCTTTTTCCCATACACGTCCATATGGATTATGAGGAGAACAGAGAACTGCTAAGCGAATGTTATTGTTTTTGATACGTTTGTCCATGTCCCGATAATCCATGCGCCACACGCCCTCTTCATCCTTTACGAGAGGACTTAATTCAGCCACCCGGTCTGTATCATTTAATACAGTGGAAAACCCTACATAAGTAGGACTATGGAAGAGAATCTTGTCTCCTGGCTTTGTAAAGGCATGAATAACACTTGCTAAACATCCTAAAACACCATTCTCATAACCAATATACTCTTTCTTTAAATCATGAATGTTGTTTCTTGTCTTCTGCCAATACATGATGGCTTCATAATAATCATCAGATGGATAAAAATAACCAAATAGTGGATGTGCGATACGTTTATTGAGAGCATCCATTACACTTGGTGCTGTCGCAAAATTCATATCAGCCACCCACATTGGAATAATACTAAAACCTTCTTTAGGGAAAGTAGGCTTCTTGACATGACCTTTTTGAGATCCTACTGCATCCAAGGCCATGGCATCTTTTCCTTTTCTATCAATGATTGTTGTAAAATCGTACTTCATGACATTGTCTCCTTATTATTATAATAGGATGACTTGAAATGTTACTTAATAGACTGCATTCAGAATAGTATCAAGTGAATAATGTCCTTCTTTATAATCCACTATGATTGTTGTCGCATTATCTGGAAAGCTTAAGCGTGCATCATGAGGCACAAGTGTTTTTACTAATCCATAAAGTGAGCAGCCATGTCCAACAATAAGTACTGTATCATCTTCTTTACTTGATGCAATGATGTCATTAATGGATTCTATATGTTTGTTAATCACATCATGGAGATTTTCTCCCTCATATGGTCGATAATCCATTTCTAGAGTATCCATCCAGTCAGTACTTTCTACATGTAGCTTTCTTACAAGTTGTGTATTGATTCCTTCTAAGATTCCAAAATTCACTTCTTTTAAACGTTTGTCATAAATAGGTGCAATATTATGACCTTGAAGTATAATCTCTGATGTCTCTACTGCTCTTCCAAGTGGTGATGTATAAGCCTTGTTTATACTATAGTCCTTTAATTGTAAAGACATGTTTTCTACCTGTTTAACGCCTAATTTTGATAAAGGTGAATCACACCATCCCTGTGTTAAATTGATTTCATTAAAGTGTGTTTTACCATGTCTTACAAATAGAAACTTCATTGATTATTCTCCTTTAAATACAAAGTGTAGATGATGCTTATTCTTATCTAATAAGAATTCTTCATGTGTCTTAGCACCCCATGTATCATCTCCTGCAACACCCATCTGTTTCTCATTAATACATAATACTGTCTGATATGCTTCAGGTAATTCATCATGATGACGTGCATTTTCTAATTCATAAGGTGTGTAATGTAAAGCTGACATTTCAAAATCATCGCCCTCTAATAATAATACCTTATTTTCACCATGAATCAACACTTCCTTAACATGTGTTCTATTGCCACATTCCTGTGGGTAAAGATAAGCTGTACAGTTGTCTGTGACATTATAATCATATCTTCCAAGCATTGCCCCTTTATTTCTATCTATATAGTTTTCTTCTGGACCAAATCCATAATACGAGACATGCTCCATATCCTTATATAATTGGAATAATAGGCCGAATGCAGGCATTTCAATATTGGATGCAAGAGGCTGATAAGACATATCTACTTCTACTTTTCCATCTCCATATACAGTATACGTAAGATAAAGTAGTTCATCTCCTAAACGAGGTAAATCATATGTATATTCAATCTCGCATGATGTTTCTTCTTTAACTACTCTCACAAATTGACATTTAGCATATAAACTTGCAGTTAGCCATTCACCATAGCGATAGCCATATTTATTTTCCACATCATTATTTGTAGAAGCTCTAAAGAAGTTTGGTTTTACAGGCACACGAATGTATTCTTCTTGATGATAACGATAAGACACTAATCCTTTCTGTTTTGAGAAAATGACATTGAAGTCCTTCCCTACTACACCAACATTTAAATAGTCTTCTACCACCTTAACTGGTAAAGAAGAATTCTTTACTGTTTGAGGTTCATAGTTATAAATGTACTGTTCATATGCATACACTTGATCATCTTTCTTTAGATAAATATTCAATGCATATTCTTTGTTATCTTCAACCACAAAAGGATTCTTGATTGTAGTTGTGTTTTGTGGTGCACATGCAATAATAACATTCTGAGACTTAATGACATAGCCGTCACATAACAAATCAATCTGTAAAGTGTATTCTTTCAAATCAGTAAATAAGTATCTATTATCTAATTTAATTTCCTGTTCATTGATTGTGAAATCTACATATTGATAACAATACTTTACTTCCTGCATCTTAGGAGTATTCTTACGATTCGCAAAGACTAATCCATCGCCACAGAAATCATAATCACTTGGTCTTTCTTTAAAATCTCCTCCATAACAGAGTTTTCCATCATGATATAATGCCTGATCGATATAATCCCAGATAAAACCTCCCTGATAAAGAGGATATTTCTTTTCTAAATCAATATACTTAAATAAAGCACCATTACTATTACCCATTGAGTGCGCATATTCACATAGAATGAACGGTTTGTCCTGATGTGTAGTTAAGTACTTTTCTATATCTTTCCCATATGTATACATCTGGCTTTCGATATCACTTGTCTCATTGTAAGAACGATCATGGAAGATACCTTCATAATGAATGACACGTGATTGGTCTTTGTTTCTTAAGAATTGAGACATTTCATAGAGATTCTTACCTCCGTGAGATTCATTACCTAAAGACCATATAATAATAGAAGGATGATTCTTGTCTCTTTCATACATTGAATTTGCACGATCTAGAACAATATCTAACCATTCAGGCTTATTATCAGGAATAATATGTTCCTTGTCAAAGTACTCACTCCATGTACCATGTGTTTCTAGGTTCACTTCATCAATGACATAAAGTCCATATTCATCACATAGATCATAGACGAAAGATTGATTAGGATAGTGTGATGTACGCAATGCATTGATATTATGTGCCTTCATATTTAAGATATCCTGTTTTGTTTCTTCATAAGATACATGTCTACCTGTATAAGCAGAAAATTCATGTCTATTAACACCGTGGAAGATGATTCTCTGACCATTGATACACATAATACCGTTTATGATTTCAAACTCTCTGATACCAACCTGCTGGCTGATGCATTCTACTAAGCCTTCTTCATCCATTACTTCAATAATCAATGTATAAAGGTGTGGTTTTTCTGCAGACCATAAATGAGGATAATCTAATTCAAATTGAAGTGATGTACTATCCTCTTTTATTTGACTCGCAATAATTTCATCATTATATTTTAAAGTATAAATAACCTTTGTAGGGTGAATAACAGTTGGATTCACTTCTACGACAGCATGATCATAGGTGTCATTCAAATGTGTAAGTACCTTTATATCTTCCAAGTGTGTATGAGGCACCATTTCTAGTTCTACATCTCTAAATATTCCTGAGAAACGCCAGAAGTCCTGGTCTTCTAGCCAGCTTCCGCTACTAAAGCGATACACATTCACTGCAATCTTATTTTTTCCTTCTTCTATCAAAGAAGTGATATTAAAACGTGATGGTGTAGAAGTATCTTCACTATAGCCTACAAAAGTTCCATTAACCCATAAAGCCATTGCGGATTCTACACCCTTAAAATTAATATAAACATCCGTGTTATCTTTAATAACTGAACTATCAAAATATGTAATATAGCTGCCAATTGGATTATGTTCTGGAATCTCTCCTGGTATGATTTGTTCTGTAGCAGACCAAGGGTAGATCTGATTGACATACATAGGTGTTCCATAACCCTGTAACTGAATATGTCCAGGAACATTGATTTCATCCCAGTTATCACTGTTGTAATCCTTGTTAGAAAAATCTTTAATCAATTGATTAAACCCATTAGCATAATGAAATTTCCATTTACCATTTAAAGAATAGATATAGCTACTCTTATTTGTATGCATCTCCTCTAGAGAGGCATAGCGATGTATTGAGGCATGTGCCTTTTCACGATTGATATTAAATACCTTTGGGTCTTTGACCCATTCATTGTTCATTTCCATATATATTATCCTCCAAATATAATTATAAAAATATGAAAACAAATAGAAATGGAATAGAGTATAATATAGGGTAAAATAGTATAATGTTGTATTTTTTTACTTTTGTTGAGATATAATGGTTGTGAGGTGATTTAATATGGAAGACTTAGAAAAAATACTCAAACAGCTCTATCTTGTCTCAGGATTGAATATGTCCATCTTTGACATTAATCAAAAAATACTGGCTTCTTATCCTCATAAGAAATCCAAATTCTGCCATGAGATAGAGAAGAGCAAAGCTTCTGATCATTGTTTTATATGTGATATAAATGCGATGAATCATGTAAAAGAGACTGGCGAACTTTATGTCTATCAATGTCATTTTGGACTCAGTGAAGCAATTATGCCTTTATATTCTTATGGTGCTTTAACTGGTTATCTAATGATGGGACAAGCGGTTATAGGAACATATAGAAACTATTCTGAAATCATCAATAAATCTAAGCCCTATTTTGAAAATGAAAAAGAATTAAAACAACTTGTCACAAATATTACTATATTAGATGAAGATCAGATATATGCTTTTGCATATATATGTGATATCTGTGCAAAATACATTTCTCTCACCAATCGCATTCAGGCCAAAAATGATCATCTTGCCCAGGAAATAAAACAGTACTTAATTGCGAATTATAGTAAACCTATTACGATTGATCAGCTATGTGATTATTTCTTCTGCAGCAGAGGAACATTGTTAACTCATTTTAAATCTAAATACAATACGACTATCCACAAATTCTTATTAGATTACCGATTAAAGAAGGCTGCAGAACTATTAACAAACAAGAAACAAACCGTTAAAGAGATTGCTTATCAATGTGGCTTTGAAGACCCTAATTACTTCTGCAAAGTATTCAAAAAGGAGTACCAATGCTCTCCTCTAGAATTCAAAAACAAAGAGATGCCCAATTGAGCATCTCTTTTATTACATATGTTTCTTTGCAAAGTTCCAAGTATCTCTGCACATATCATCTAGTGTCTTTTCAGCTACCCATCCTAACTGTTCTTTTGCACGAGTAGGATCTGCATAACATGTTGCGATAT